>Trix_p2__coassemble_3453_pt1 | contig 7437 bp, 12 predicted proteins | sample Trix_p2__metabat2_high_PE_021 | metagenome-assembled genome bin Trix_p2 | reverse complement strand
GATTTAGGGGGTGTCGAATGAGCGAAAATGACATGCGAAGGGTATTTGAACGTCTTGATTCATTAAGTCGAGAGATGGGTGAGGTTAAGTCACTAATCTCTGCCAAAAACACAGAATGTAACCAACAAGATGAAATGATTACAGAACTCCGTCATCGGATAACCGATGTTGAACAAAAAAGTGTACTTTTTAGCGGTGGTGTGAATTTTGTAGCGTGGTTAATAACAGCGGGGATTGCATTATGTGGGGTGATGAAATAATGAAAGAAATGTTAATGGAAAACGGTGTACTTTCTTTAACTCGTGTACTGCCGACTATTGGGTACATCGCTTTTATTTTAGTTTCATTGGTACTTGCGTTTACCGGTAAGAACTGGGGAAACTATGGTGAGTTTGCAATGGCTACAGGTGGTGCTGTGATTGTACAACTTGGTAATAAGTGGATTAACAGTAAGTACAACACACCTGTAGGAGAAGCTGGGAAGGTGATTCGATGAAAGTATTTATTAATCCTGGACATATGGTTGGTGTGGATGCTGGAGCTGTAAATGGAATGCATCACGAAGCACAAATAGCATTGAATGTAGGTGAATTGGTTAACAACTATCTTAAAAACGTTGGATATGATGTTATGATGATGCAATCTGATAATCTCTGTGGTGAAAGTCCCGCATATCCTAACGTGTGTAGTACAGCTAATGCTTGGGGAGCAGATGTATTTGTATCCATTCACTGTAACGCAGCTTCCCCCGTTGCAAAAGGTACAGAATGTTTTGTATTTTCTGTAGACAGCGAAAGTGAAAAGCTTGCTAACTGCATTCAAAGTCAGATAGTTTATTCATTAAACACCGTTGATCGTGGTGTTAAGGTTAATCCTAAACTTATCGTACTTAAATATACTAATATGGTGGCTGTGTTGGTGGAGATGGCGTTCATCAGCAACGACGATGATCTGAAACTATTGACTGAAAAACAAGATGAATTTGCACGTGCGATTGCTCGTGGTATCAGTGATTATAATGCGATGAGGTGATAAGATGGAAAAATTTAAAGCATTTATTATGTCTACTGAGTTCGTGAGCGGTCTGGTAATTGGATTTACCTTAGGCGCGCTTCACCATTATCTGGGCTTATGAGATGGAAAAAAGATTTTATTATCTTGTCCTGTTTCTGTTTGTCATTATTGCCGTCCTGTTCTTCAGCAGCAGAAATAACGACCGAGGAACTGAATCTATTCAGCAGCAAATTAATTCAGCAGGAGAGCTTAATTCAAGAGTCGAAAGCGGAATTGAGCATGCTACGGATTCAGCTTCAAAAGTCGAAAGCGGAATTACAGATTCTGAAAAGCGAATTGAACTTATCGAAAGAAAGCTTACAGAAGCAGAACGAATCAATCGAGAATGCCAACAGCTTATTGAAACAGTACGAAGAAGAACAGAAGAAAAAAATCAGAAGGATTAAAAGGCAACGAACTATTGCATGGGTTGTTGCTGGTTCTATTCTTCTGGCGAATATAAAATAATATTAAATTGTTAAAATCCTGCTTTTGTGGTAACATAGAAGCAGGATTTTTCTGTTTTGCGTAGAATATAGGATTCCTGTATATTTTATGCAGGTGGATAGTTGTAGGAAAAATACCTGTGCTCTGTACACGATTGGTACACGGTGAGCAAAATATTCTAAAATTTTATGAGATACTGCAAACGGCTAAAAGTTGAATAATTTGTTAAAAAGCTAGTTTTTATGCGGGTTCTGAACGTTAATAAGATTTTTACAGATACGCTGAAATAATAAAATTTTATAATAAAATGATAAAGTAGTTATTTTTAGGAGGCGGGCTGTGAATAGCAAAGGGCTGGGTATAATGGGTGGAACCTTCGACCCCATTCATATTGGACATTTGCAGATAGCTTGTGCTGTAAGTCAGCATCTGGGATTGGAGCAGGTTATGTTTATACCTGCTTATATAGCTCCTCACAAGGTGGGAATGAATTTTGCTCCTGCAGAGGACCGTTATGCTATGACAGAGCTGGCTATTGCACCTTATGAGGGCTTTGTTGTCTCTGATATGGAGCTGAAAAGAAGCGGCGTGTCCTATACAATTGACACTGTAAGACAGCTGGCGGCGGAGCACCCGCAGGAGCAGCTGTACTTTATCATCGGAGCTGATTCTGTAGCACAGCTGCACACCTGGCATAATATCCACGAGCTTTTGGAGCTGGCTATCTTTGTAGCAGCTGGTCGTCCGGGCTATGAGGGTGTTATGGAAGAGGCAGAAAGCCATTTAGGAAGCATTGCCAGAGAGCGTATCATGCTTTTGGATACCCCGGAATTTGATGTTTCCTCAACGGAAATCCGCGGCTGTATTAAGGCTGGATTGCCATTGACAGGTATGGTGCCTATAGAGGTAGAAAACTATATTTACGAGCATGGCTTGTATGGTGCGGGCTCTTGTGAAAAAAATGCTTAATGAGAGTAAGGCACTGGTTTAGTGTAAAACGAAAGTTGGCGAGATATAATGAAGCTAGAGGAAATGAAGGAGCTTTTAGGTAAGTCCATACCGCCTAAACGCTTCAAGCATTCAATAGCGGTTTATGAAACAGCTTTGGAGCTGGCCAAGGCGCACAAGCTTCCCTTGGAAAGAGTTGCCGTATCCGCACTGCTGCATGATTGCGGTCGTGAGGTGAACAGTAAGGAAAGCATTGCCAGGGCTAAGGAGCTGGGCGTGGAGCTGGATATGATAGAGCTGGCTCAGCCTGTTTTGATTCATGCCAAGCTGGGAGCTTATAATGCACGTCACAAATACGGCGTAGATGATGAAGAAATTTTAAAGGGTATTTTATACCACACAACTGGTGCTGCTGATATGACAGAGCTGGCCAAGGTTGTTTATCTGGCTGATATGCTGGAGCCGGCCAGGGATTTTCCTGGTATTGAGGAGCTGCGTAAGCAGGCCTTTAAGGACCTTGACAAGGCTATGCTGATAGCCTATGACAGCACTATGCGTTATCTTTTAGATAGCAGGCTGCTGCTGCATCCTCGCTGCATTGAAGGCTATAATCAGCTGCGTATGCAGGCAAAAAAAGAATAATTTAGCAGGAGATATATATGGAAGAAAATATGGAGCCAAGACCGGAGCGTCCACATCGCATTAAGCGCAAGTTTAGATGGGGAAAATTTATTGTTCTGGTTTTGGTTATGGTGCTTTTTGCTGCCGCTCTGTTTAAGGGGTCTGTATTTGTTTATAATACATTTATTGATCCTTCCCATGGTAGTGTACATGTAACTGCGGCTAATGACTCTATTAAGAGTGATAAAAAGCTTAATGAGCGTATTAATATCCTGCTTTTGGGTATTGATGATGGTGACAGCGAGGCTGCGGAATACGAGCCTAAGCGTACTGACGCTATTATCCTGCTGAGTATTGACCCTAAGGAAAACCTGGTAAGCGTGCTTTCTATTCCTCGTGATACTAAGGTTATATTGCCAGGTCACCGCGACCCTGATAAAATTAATGCAGCCTATGCTTATGGCGGCAAGGTAATGGCTAAGCAGACTGTAGCCAATTTGCTGCAGGTGCCTATCCACTACTATGCCTTAGCTAACTGGCAGGCGTTTATTGATGTGGTTGATCTTATTGGCGGTGTAGATATTTACGTTGATAAGGATATGTACTACGAAGATCCTTATGCTGATTTGGTTATTGATATTAAGCATGGCTATCAGCACATGGACGGTAAAACTGCAGGCAAGTATGTGCGTTTCCGTTCTGATGAGCTGGGTGACATTGGTCGTGTGCAGCGTCAGCAAAAGTTTTTGAAGGCTGCAGCGGAGCAAATGTTCTCCATTCAGAATGTAGGCAAAATTGGCAATTTATTAAGAACACTTGATAAGCATATTGATACGGACCTTAATACTACCACTATGATTAAGGCGGCCAACAGCTTTAAGCTGTTTGGTGATGATAAGGTAAGAAGCTGCATGCTCTATGGTCAGTTTGACGATAGCAGCGGTGTAAGCTATTGGGCTGCAGATAGGGAGTCCATCAACAAATCCTTAGATGAGCTAGGAATTCCGCACTTGAAGGAAGACGAAACAGAAGAAACTGAAGAAGAATAAAACGGATATTATTCACACAAAGGAGGAGAATACATGAACATTAAAGAAAAAGCAATGAAAATGGCAGGCTTTGCCAACGACAAAAAGGCTAATGATATTTTGCTGCTGAACATGGAGGGTTTATCTCCTGTAACTGACTATTATGTTATTTGCAGTGCATCCAATGCTAACCTGGTAAAGACCATTGTTGACAATATTGAAGACGAAATGGCTAAGCTGGAGATTTTCCCGACTCATAAAGAAGGCTATGCTGAAGGCCGTTGGGTACTTTTAGATTACGGCGATATCGTAGTACACGTATTCCTAGAAGAGGAACGCGATTTCTATAACTTAGAGCAGCTGTGGGCTGATGCTCCCTCTGAGGCATTTGTGGAGACTGAAGAATGATGGATCGCAAGTTTGATCGTAAAAAGAAAACATTGCCACCGCCCAAGATTTCTGAGGCAGTAAAGTATCGTCCTGGTGACGTTGTTACTTTAAGAGTGGCACGTATGGGCGAGATGGGTGCCTTCCTTGATGCAGGCACTGGCAATACTAATGATGACATCCTGCTTCATAAGATGCAGCAGACTGAGGAAATCAAGGCTGGTCAGGATGTTAAGGTTTATCTGTATCTTGACCCCAATCGTCGTTTGACTGCCAGCATGAAGCTGCCCAAAATGCGTGAGGGTCAGCTGGGCTATGTAAAGGTGCTGAGCGTTACTCGCGACGGCGGCTTTGTTGATATTGGCGCTGAACGTGGTGTATTTTTGCCCTATAGCCAGATGCGTGGCCATGTAAGCCCGGATCAGCTGGTTTGGGTTAAGCTGTATCGCGATAAGAGCGGTCGTCCTGCTGTTACCATGCGTGTAGAGGATGATATGTTAAAGGCCTCTAAGCCTGCAACTGGCTTAAAAATTGGCGATATGGTGACAGGCACTATCTACAACATTCTGCCTGAGGGCTTCTTTATCTTTACTAACCAACGCTTTATTGCCTTTTTGCATAGAAGCGAGGTTCCCAGTGGTCGTCTTGACTTTGGTCAGGAGGTTACCTGTCGTGTTACCTACATCCGTGAGGATGGCCGCTTAAACGTTTCCATGCGTCTGCAAAAGGAAAATGCTTTGATTGCTGATGCACAGGATATCTACGAGTTTTTGCAAAAGCGTAGCGGTAAAATGCCCTACTGCGATGATACTCCGCTGGAAATCATCAAGGCTAAATTTGGCATTAGTAAGGCTGCCTTCAAGCGTGCACTTGGTCACCTGATGAAAGAGGGTAAGGTGCGTCAGGCGGATGGCTGGACCTATCTTATTGAAGCTGAAGACAAATAATTAAGAGGTTTGGACAAAACTAACCTTATAAATTAAAGCGAGGCTAGAGTTTGAGTGTTACTTAAATTCTAGTCTTGTTGCTTATATGTGGTTTTATAGGCTTTAAGCTTTTACGATGCATTTGATGGTTTTTCTTATGGTTGTATGTTTAAAGCGCCGAGTTTTGTCTTAGACCTTTTTGTGGAGGAAATATGCTTACACTTTGTGTTACTGTAATAGCTATTTTTTTGGCATCCTTTTTTTCCACCGTTTCAGGCTTTGGCTACGCTCTTATTGCTACGCCTATTTTGTCAACCGTCATAGATATTAAATTTGCCATTATGTCAGTGCTGGTAACAACTATATTGCTGCGTGCTATTACTATGTGGCGTGTATGGGGCAAATTTGACTGGGGAACGGTTTTGATGACCAGTCTGGGAAGTGGCTTAGGAACATTGCCAGGAAGCTATGCTTTAAAGTTTATGACTGTACAGGCCTTGGAGATTTTTTTAGGCAGTGTGCTTTTAATTGCTACCTTTTTGATGAGCAAGCAGTATATATTGCCTGTAAAGAATAAAAGCCTGGGAAGATTTTCCGCAGGCGTGGTAAGTGGCTTTTTTGGTGCATCTACAAGTGTTAGCGGACCACCCTTGGTGCTGTACTTTTTAAATGAACAGCAGGATAAGGACACTATGCGTGCTAATATGATTTGGATTTTTGGCCTGGGTGGTGTTTTTATTATGCTTGGTCATTTATGGGCTGGCAATATAGCAGCCATTACAGATTGGAATTTGCTGCTACCAATGCTGCCAGCTATGTTCTTAGGCATTTATTTAGGTGAAAAATTCTTTTTCCGCTTAAATCAGCATTTATTTAAGCGTATGTCCATAATTATCGTTTGCTGTGGTGCTGTTTCCATGCTTGTAAGCGGAATTAAAGGCTTGTTGTAAAAAGTATAGAGAGCTTGGAATGAAGGTAACTTCATAAAATAAAGAAAGACTATAATTTGAGTTTTTGTAGACCACTTAAAGTTAGATTTTTGTGGTCTGCTTATTCTCAAATTATAGTCTTTTTGCTTTGCTCCAGCCACTGCAAAAGCAGGGGAGCTGCGTATTCACCCATGGCGCGATAGGTGGGGGCGGTAGGGTGCACTCCGTCTAGGTAGGCCTTTTTGCGGGCGCCGGCGTCCATACCAATGGCTGGCTGCAGGTCTAAAAGGTAGGCGCTATCCTTGAATTTTAGCTCTATCTGCTGACGCAAATCCCACAGGCGACGGTTTAAAAGCTCGTCACTGCTGATTAGAGGCAGGACGATGGCCAATTTATATTCCTTTTGCTGACACCATTTGAGTATGCGCTCTATATCACCTATGATGACGTTTAGGGGACGGCGCTGCAAAGCATCATTGGCACCGCCTAGAAAGACTATATGCTTAACGTATTCTGGCAGCAGGGCATATTCCATGCGTTCAAAAATATCATCGCAGCAATCGCCACACAGGCCGTAGTTTAACATTTTTATTTTTCCCTGTGCTTCAACCGCAGCAGTCCAAGAGGATTTATTGCCAAATGGAAAGCCTTGGATAAGGCTGTCGCCAAAGCAGGCTATGTAATGCATATTATCAGCTCCGTTCGTGTGTTAGGTTCATTGGTATTATTATAGCAAGGAATGTATAATAAAGGTAGTTTAAATTGAGTTGCAACAGTGATAGGTTGGACCTCTCAGTCAGCTTCGCTGACAGCTCCCCTTAAAAGGGGAGCCTTATGTTCAATTGCAAGTTAGCCTCTCCTTTTAAGGAGACAAGGTGAATTTGCCGTATGCCAAGAGAGGGGTGGAATTGCCGAATGCGATGACGGAGAGGTAGTTCAAGTTGAGTTGCAATAGTGATAGGTTGAATAATGCTTTATGTTGTTATTTTACATAAACAGTGTTAGAATAAAGCATATAAACATCACTTTGGGAGCAGTTGCCAAGTGATTATAGCATAAAAAGATTAAGCAGTACTTTTTACTATGTTGGTAGTAGAT
>Trix_p2__coassemble_2737_pt1 | contig 9832 bp, 10 predicted proteins | sample Trix_p2__metabat2_high_PE_021 | metagenome-assembled genome bin Trix_p2 | reverse complement strand
ACACAACTACAAAAGTATACTTTGCTCATCCCTACAGTTCTTGGGAAAGAGGCTCAAACGAGCGCCATAACAGTCTTTTAAGAAGATTGATTCCTAAAGGCAAGAGGATAGATAAATATACTTCTGAAGATATTCTGTTTACAGCTGATTGGTGTAATTTATTACCTAGGAAAATTCTAGGCTACAAAACACCTGATGATCTATTCGAGAACGAACTCGATAAGATTTACGCAGCTTGATTTTCAAAAAGTGTGCAACTTCTAATTGCAATTTAGGTCTAGTTTATAATTGACAAGGATTGCATGAATGAGAATAATCGATGCTTATGAATTGGTAATTGCTTCATTCATAGTAATAAAGGTGATGCGTGTAAAAAAGGCTCCTGATGGATTGACCATCGGGAGCCTTGTGGCTTTTTCTATGATTATTTAGTAGGCTTATTAGAAATAATGGGAACAGCGTCTTTAATAGTTTCTTTTGTTTGAGGATTGTCCTTAGCTGCAGATTTCTTTAAATCAGCTTCCGTCATCTTACTATTAGCGATTTTAGACCATTCACGCAGTTTGTCAGCGCAGGCAGAGGCGCAGGCGCCTGCACTACCAAAGGCTCCTGCATCCTGTTCGTAAAGGCGTAAAAGCTGGATATCATCATAATAAATATCAGCTTCCTCGCCATTGTCATAGACAACAAAATAGTTAGGATTTATTTTGCCGCGTTGACGAACGGTCCACAGGCTGCCTGCCAGCATGTAGGCTCTGTATTTAGCCTTGGTATTGCCAATGCTTTGGTCAATATTAAAGCACCAATCATCCTCGGTTACAGAGGCGTGGTCGTCATCAATGATTTTTACTAGGGGCGTAATATGAAGCTTTTCAATTTGCTTGGTAACTCGCTTGATACGCTCCTCCGGTTCGGGGTGACTGCTGTATAGTCCATAATCAGCACCGCCTCCCTGCTGTGCAAGGTCATTAAGCTTGTTGACCGTAATCAAGGCTGCATAGGGGTTGAAGCCTGCTTTAACAGTATTGCTAACACTTTCTTTATCAGCACCACGCTCATCAGTACGGCTATAGCCTGCAAAAAGTGCTTGTTGTGCTGCCTGTACAAGGCCTATTCCTTGTCCTTTAGTTGCTGCAATGAGGAGTAGTGTTGTCCACATTTGTTTTTCAATAGCGTGAATGGTGTGCTTTTGTGAAACGTGGCCAATCTCGTGACCTAAAACACCGGCCAGCTCCGTATCAGTAGGCATATAATCTATAAGGCCTTTAAAGACATAGACAAAGCCTCCAGGACAAGCTAGAGCGTTGACTTCATCGCTGTTAAGGACCTTGAAGGAAAACTTAACTTCGTCACGTCCACAAACTGCGGCTAGCTTTTGACCTATATTATTAACTCTTTCCTGCAAAGCAGGGTCCTGTACAACTCCGTACTGAGCCTCTAGGTATTGACCTGTTTCACGGCCCATTTCTATTTCCTGTTCCAGGCTAATCATGCCTGCATGAGCGGATTGGCTGCCAAGCAGCATAAAGCAGGCAAAAATTATGCCATAAAGTATTCTCCTTATGGAATGTGTCATGAGGCACCTCCTTTATGAATAGTGCAGATTATCACTATTGATGTACTGAAATTGTAGATACAAAGGCACACTTATATGATGCACTAAGCAGTTTAATGCTTTAAAAAGTGCATTTTTGTAGATGCAGGCTACAGCTTTTTAATGAAACAAGAATGCCTTCAATATCATTATTAATAATTTTATAATTTATATTGCGCCTTCTTGGCGTAAAGCTGCTATTTCCTCTGCAGTGTGACCTAGCTCTTGCAATATTTCTTCAGTGTGCTCGCCTAGACGTGGAGCACGACGGGTAATTTTGCTTTCTGCATCAGAGAATTTAACAGGTGATTCAATATAATGTAAGGTGCCTATATCGCTTTCCTGAGCTGTAAGCATATTAGTTTGCATGGCCAAGTCGCTTTGCAGAGCCTCCTCCAATGTACATACTGGGGAAACACAGAATTCGGCACTACCAATTAGCTCTAACCACTCTGATAGTGTTTTGGTTGCTATAATAGCCTTGATTTTTGCTACAATTTCTTCCTCATGTTCAAAGTCAAATTGACGTTTTTCTAAATCAGGACAGTCAATTAAATCACAGAAGCGTTGCCAAAATTTAGGTTCAATGGTACCAACAGTTAGGTAGCGGTTGTCCTTGGTTTGGTAAATATTGTAATAATGAGCAGTACGTCCAAAGGGCTTGCAGCCAGTTTCCTGACAGCCGTAGAAGCTGCTGATGCCTGCTACCTGCATGCTTAAGGCAGTGGCAAAAAGATTAACATCAAGATGCTGACCTGTGCCAGTGCGTTCTCTAGACCATAGTGCCATGCAAATACCGCTGAGAGCGTTTAAACTGCTTCCTAAGGCTGATACCTGGACCTCGGATACACAGGCAGCTCCTTCGCCATCTAGGGAGTTTAAACCAGCTAGTCCAATTACGTTCATATCATGGGCAGGCTTATGGCAGCTTTGACCAAAGCCTGTAATAGAGCAGTAAATAATACCAGGATTTACAGCCTTTACTGCTTCGTAATCAAGACCATAGCGTGCTAAATAACCAGGGCGGAAGCCTTCTAAAAATACATCTGCATCCTTTAAAAGCTCCAGCAGCAGCTTTCGTCCACCTTTCTTTTTTATGTCCAGAGCTACGCCGCGTTTATTACGATTGAGCATTAAATGCCAATAGCTCATACCAGGCTCCTTATCAGGAAAAAAACGGCGGGTGGAATCGCCTGCCAAATCCTCTACCTTGGTTACATCTGCACCGTAATCACCTAGCAGCATGCCGCAATATTGACCTGGTAACCATTTAGAAAAATCTATAACCTTTAAACCTGTTAATAATTGCATATCAGTAGCTCCTTTTCTGGAAAATTATCCTTTTTCTAACTATTGTAGCACATATCAATATAAAAATGGTATAATATAGCAAGCAAGAATATATGAACAAATTATGAAAAGACTATGAGGAGGATTATTATGCAAACTAAGAAATTAACATCTGCAGCACTTTTAATTGCTATTGGTACCTTAAGTGCTCATCTTGTTTATATACCGGCAGGTGTATCCAAGTGTTTTCCGGTGCAGCATGCTATTAATGTTATGGCCGCTGTGCTTTTAGGTACTGATTATGCTGTAACAATTGCTTTTTTAATTTCCTGCTTGAGAAATATGTTTGGTACAGGCAGCTTGCTGGCTTTCCCAGGCAGTATGATTGGTGCTATGCTGGCTGGACTGGCATATAGCCGTTTCCGTAACGTGCCATCAGCTATGGCTGGCGAGGTTATTGGCACTGGTATTATTGGTGGCCTTGTGGCTTGGGTTATTGCCTCTACAGTACTTGGAAGCAATGCTGCTGCATGGTTCTTTATTCCGCCGTTCCTGGTAAGCACATTAGGTGGTAGTGTTATTGCAGGCCTGCTGTTAAAAAGCGGTGTACTGCGCTTTATGGGCTTAACCAGCGGTAAATAATTATGTCCTTTGGCATTATTATTAATTATATTTTGTATACCATTAGTGGTTTTTGCTTTGGTGCCTTTGCGTCACGCTATAGTGTGCTTTCTGCAGCTGCTATTGCAACAAAGTATAGAGAAGAGGGGATTAGTGCAGCCTTTAGCTGTCTGCCCCAGCTGTTGTTTATTTTTACAGCGTTCTTTTTGTTTCCAACATGGTTTATCACTAAAACACCCCTAGGCGGCTTTGTTTACTACTCTGTATTAATTTATTTCTTCAGTAGGGGCTATCGTCAATATGTGAAGAAATAGCAGATGCTCCAAAAGCTTAGCTGAGAGCTTATGATATTGGTAGAAGGATAATTGCAAGACCCATACTGTCATGATAAGCCTGTCTATAGAGAGGAGAATAAAAATGACTGATAAATCAATAGTAGCTAATTTGCCTATTCCTGGTCAGGCTAATGAAAAATATATTCAGCCAATGGCTGATACCTTTAAGGTTTTAAGTGACCCGACGCGCATCAGAATACTGTCTTTGCTAGCAGACAGAGAAATGTGCGTAACAGATATTGCTTTAGCGCTTGATATGACGCATTCTGCTATTTCTCATCAGCTGCGCCTGCTGCGTGCAACAAATCTGGTAAAATTTGTCAAAGAAGGCAAGGAGGTAATTTACTCCTTGGACGATCAGCACGTGCTGCAGCTTTTTGACCAAGCATTAGATCACGTTAAACATAAGATGGGTAACTAAATAAAAAAATGAAGCACTGTCAAAGACTTGGATATAAAAAGTCTTGGCAGTGCTTTTTTATTGCTGATATTATTTTGGTTAGTGAGTATGTTATATATAGATTGGCAATATAAACGGCTTAGCTCATAAAAGAACTAAGCCGTTGTTTTTATACATAATCGAGGGGATTTACTTCTTCGCCGTAGCGATGTACTTCAAAGTGCAGATGGGGGCCAGTGCTGTTGCCGCTGCTGCCTACATAACCGATGATATCGCCCTTTTCGACATAGGAGCCAGAGCTTACGGCTAGAGAGGACATATGGGCATAGGCAGTTTTAAAGCCAAAATCATGGTTGATTTCAATATAGCGACCATAACCGCCATACCAACCAGAAAAGGTTATATAGCCACTGGCTGTAGCATAAACAGGCGCACCATAATTATTGGCAATATCTATACCAGAATGCCAATCAGAGCTATAGCCGTCAAAGGGGTTGCTGCGTCCGCCAAAATAGGAGGAGACATAGCCTCCAGCAGTTGGCCAGACACTGGGAGTGTATTGACGACGATAATTTTCATTTTCGATGGTATTAAGAAGATTTTCCAGGTCTGCAGCTTTGGCATCAGCTTCCTTTTTGATGTTCATTTCCTGCAGCAGGACAATGTCAGTTTGGGTAGCACCAGCAATATTGGGGCCACCAGTGCCTGCAAAGGAAGTAATTTCTTGTTTGGGAGGGAGCTCAGTACCATTTTTCTTCATTTCATTACGAACCTTATCCTCTAGCTTGGAAAGATAAGCCAGCTGTTGTTGGTTCTTTTCGGCAATTTCCTTTAGCTCTTTGATGGTTTGCTCCTGAGCCATACGTGTTTTTTGGAAATCCTCCAAAGCACGCTTTTGAGTTTCGTTAACATGAGCAAAATAACCAAGGACACCAATAGTAACAAGCAGAGAGCATAGCACAGTAGTAAAGGTCCAGGCCGCATATTTTAGACTGGTTTTCTTGAAATGCTTTTTAGTGATAAGAGAGCCGTCTGCAGGTGCAACCCAAAGAGTAAAGGAGTGGTTATTGGTCCACATTTGATGCAGCTTGCGACGGGTTTCATTAATTTGGTTAGATTTTTTCTGCACAGCCAGTTCAACAGAGTTAACCACAGCCTTATAACGGTTCATGGAACGGCGTTTAAATGATGCTGTTTGTAATTTAGCAATTACAAATGCAGTGCGGATATTATTTTTATAACAAGCTACAGCACGACGCTCTAGGTCAGCCTCATGCTTTTTGGCAATAGTTACTGCAGTGTTAACAGCTTCTTCTGCCTGACGCTCCAGTGCAGTTTCTTTTAGCTTAGCACCTTCTACTGCAGTGTTTATGGTTGCAACAGCTTTTTCTTTAGCAATGTCTGCTTCAGATTGCAGCTGAGATTTACAATCAGCAAGTTTTTCAGATACTTCATTTACAAATTTAGTAATTTTTAATTTTATTTTAACTAAATTGTTCTTGATATTTGCAATATCCATAGCTTCTCCTTGAAAATTCATTGTATATGGTTTACGTAGGCATAGAGCCAGTGTCTATAAAAAATCACATCATCCATTTTAAATGTTTTTGCAGATTTAGTCAAATTTATTTTTTGTGAACAATTTACTAAAAACAATATATTTATGCTGTACAAATAAAGAAGCCGCTGTGAATTTATCATTCACAACGGCACTATATTTGATATTATTTTGCTTTAGGTCCTAAGCCATACTTCTTAAGGTAACGATACAGGGTTACACGGCTTACATCCAGCATGTTAGCCAGCTTGGAGATATTGCCACCAGCAGATTTCCATGCGGCAATAAATGCTTCCTTGTCGTACTTCCAGGATTTTTCCAAAGCACGGTCACCAGGCAGCTTGATGTTTTCAGCCTCAATAATGCTGCCAGGAGTATGGAAAAAGGCTTGCTCGATTACGCCCTGCAGCTGTTTGATATTGCCAGGCCAGGAGCAGCTAATAAGGAGGGAAACTGCTTCTGGAGACAAACGCTTGGGCGGCAGGCTGTGCTGAGCAGACATTTCTGCCAGAATATGGGTAGCGATAACCTCGACGTCTTTAACACGCTCACGCAGAGGCGGAACGCGCATGGTGGTATCAAGAACAAGCTCGTACAGCTTGTGAGAGAACAAACCTTTATCGGCCAAACGCTTCAGATTGGAGTCGCAGGCCGCAATTACACGTACATTAAATTTGCGAGTAGAGGTTGTACCATTAGGATTTTTGGTGGTAATGCCATAGGTCAATGCATCGGCTAATTTATCGCCCATTTCTACAGGAAGCTTTTCTACCTCGTCCAGGAAGAGGGTGCCTCCCATAGCTAATTCTAGCTTACCAGCAATTTGTTGGTCGCCTTCGCCCTTGCCAAAGAAATCTGCCATAAGTTCCTTGATAGGTGCGTTATAGCATTTGATAGCAATTAACGGTGCTGCGGCGCGGGGGCTGGCCTGGTGGATACCATGTGCAAGGCGCTGCTTGCCAGTACCAGGCTCACCTTGAAGCAGAATATTGTGGTCTGTACGGGCAACACGGCTTGCTTTGTGTTGCAAAGCAAGGAACTCGCTGGTTTCACCAACCATGCTGTATAGGCTATAACGGCTGCTATAACCAGTAGCATGAGCAATGGTGGTCTTTAAATCTTCAATAGACATGGACAGCACTAGCGCGCTTTCTACTTCACTACCAACCTTGATAGGCATAACAGTAGTAATATCTTCATAGGTTCTGTCCTGAGTAATCCAGGTAATCTCACGGCGCTGAGTAGGAATGCCCTGTAATGCCTTTTTGACAGGAATATGCTCGTAGTTTAGGAAAACATCCTCTAGGTTTTCGTGACCATCTAAGCGCTTTTGACCATTTTCATTGCAATACTTAACATTGCCATCCTTATTAATCCAATAAACGGAAACGGGAAGCTGCTCCATCATAATTTGATTGATAGTCCAACGCTCAAGCATAGTCAGATGCTGTTCTACGGAGTATTTCATAGTCAGCAGCAGGCTGAGTAATAAGTCATAGGGAAGGTCTCTTTGGTCTAAGGAGAAGAAAGAGATAATGTAACGGATTTTGCCATTTACGCAGATAGGTGCAGAGCAGGCGTCGCCAGAATGACTATCCTTAATCCACATTTCTGGGCCAAACATCAGGAAGGGAACATTATGCTCGCGGGCAATGGAAATGCTGGAGGTACCAACATCCTCCTCCAAAACACGCATACCTTGGATATCTTCAATTACACGCTGAAAGAAGGGGAGTGCGTAGTTTTTGATAACATAGCCATTTTCATCAATCAGCAGCATGCTCAGATTATGAATATTGAAATGCTGCTTGCTTTGCTCGTACAGGCCGTCTACATATTTTACAATGAATTCATGGGTTTTTTGATGTGCAACAATCTGTTCTTTGCTCAGCTTATTGATTTTGGGCATAGTTTCATGGGGCAGATTCATAGCGCGGCAACGCTGCCAGGATTCTGCAACCCATGGATGCACGTTAGGGTCAACAATACCCTCATCCATAAATTTTTTGTAATAAGAAGCTAATTTCTCTTTGTTACGTCTCTCTCTAATCATACACCTTATACCTCCATCAGCTCCTAGGAGCTGCTATTATCTTACGTTATTTTACCTCGCCATTATCAATCAGTACACGGCGAGCTCCGTAATATCGGGACTTCCAATAGGTATCCTGTAGGGATACAAGAGCAACACCCTTGGATGTGGTGGCACTCCAAAATTTTCCGTCGCCTGCGTAGATGCCAACATGGGATGCGCCGGCAGCGTAGGTGGTGAAAAATACTAGGTCTCCAGGCTTAAGCTGGCTTTGGGTGACGAAGATTCCGAGTAATGCTTGTTCGTCAGCCACACGGGGCAGCGTAGCCTTGCTTTTTTGGAAAACATATTGTACATAGCCAGAGCAGTCAAAGCCCTTGGGAGTAGTACCACCAAAAACATAGGGGACACCTTTATGCTTAGAGGCTGCTTTGACAATATCCGTGCCCTTGACCTTGCTGATGCCTTCTTTGGTAAAGGCAACCCAATTCAGCTTGCGATATGTTTTATCATCAAGCTTGCCAGTGGCTTTAAGGTCGTTTTCCTTTTGAAATTTTTTAAGGGCGGATTCCGTAGCTTCTGACATATGGCCATTAGGAGCTTTTTTGCTATAGCCTAAAAGCTGTAGCTTTTGCTGCGCAACCTTAGTGCGCCAATCACTGGTAGCTTTTGTCTGTTTATTTGCTTTGCCCGTTTTATGCTCCTTTTTGGCTTTCTTTTCAGAGTTCTTTTTATCTTTATTATTCTCTTTAGCTTCTGCTTTAGTGGTATCAGCATCCTGCTTGCTTACCTTGGGCGCAGAAGAAATTTTTTGCTGATGAACCGTGACTGCGTCAGCTTTTTTAGTGCTGATTTTGGGCAGGGGTGGCAAAGCTTTTCCGGAAGCAGAAACAGGTACATTACTGACAATGACCTCTGCCTGCCTGGGAGTTACCTGTTCCCTTGCTAGTGCTATGTGCGGCAGGCTGCCGAGGCATGCCGCAGTTAAGAGTATTCCTAGAAAAGCTTTGTTCATACTATCACCTGACTAATTTATTTAGCTGTAATTGTAAATATCCCAGGATTTCAGTTTACTGAGCTCCTGAATGCACAAGTCTATATCCTTAAGCAGACGGTCCTTTTCTTTAGGCAGAGTTGCTGCTAGAGGAATATAATTGGAAACATGGTTGCTTCTAAACAGACAATGATGGTCCTCGGGAAGATTGATATGCTCCATCATCAGATGCAGCTCCTGCATAAGGCCTGCAGGAGAAAGAGGATTGAACTTGCCTGCTTCGTACTGGTCTAGCAGCTCACTACCACGATAAAGCATAAGGCAGAGAGCGCTGACCATATTAGGCTTAATAATATTGATGGCTTCTGCAGTTGCTAAAGCGTGACGAGCACTGCCCTCCACACCTGCGATACCTAAAATTACCATCATGGAAAGCTTCATACCGCTAGCGGTAACACGACGACCCGCCTCGATAGCTTCTTCAGCGTTAACGCCTTTATTCACAGCCTTCAGGGTAGCATCGTCACCGGTTTCCATACCATAGTACAAAAGCTGTAGGCCAGCCTCCTTTAGCTGACGCAGCTCCTCCTCGCTTTTACGGAGAATGTCCTTAGGCGCTGCATAGGAGGAAACTCTTTGCAGCTTAGGAAATTGTTCGCGTAGTGCCTGCAAAATCTTCAGCAGCTTGGCAGTAGGTAATACTAAGGCATCACCATCAGCTAAGAATACACGACGAACTTTATTTTTACCATAGTAAGCCGCCTGTGCAATTTGGCGGGAAATTTCTTCATCTTTGAGTATTTGGAATGGCACGCCACGATACATATTGCAATAGGTGCATTTATTATGGGCGCAGCCACGAGTAACTCTTAAAATAAAGCTTTGAGCTTCACTGGGTGGGCGAAAAACAGGGGTATCATAATTATCAAAAAACATGGTAATAGTCTCCTTTATTCTCACAATTTGAATCATCTGGCGCCAGTGAGTTCAGGAAATAGTGTAAAGATT
>Trix_p2__coassemble_1411_pt1 | contig 21839 bp, 20 predicted proteins | sample Trix_p2__metabat2_high_PE_021 | metagenome-assembled genome bin Trix_p2 | reverse complement strand
ACTAAACAAGGCACACTGCTTGCGCAGTGTGCCTTTTGAATTTACAAGTATAAAATTATTCCTTAACCTGAGCAAAGGTATTGGTCAGTGCAGCAAAATCCTCTAAAGACAATGTTTCTGCTCTGCGCTTGCCGTCTACACCAGCAAGCTCCAGCCATTTAGTTACCTGCTCGCCTTTAATGCCCATGTTCTTTAAGGAATTGCTAAGCATTTTACGGCGCAAAGAGAACGCTACCTTGACAACGCGGAAGAACAGGTTCTCGTCGCATACCTCAACAGGAGGAGTGCTGCGGCGTTTGCACACAATTACTGCTGAGTCTACAGACGGAGCGGGGATAAAGGAAGAGGGAGGTACGATAAACGCAATTTCCGGCTCAGTAAAGTATTGGATTGCCACGGACAATGCGCCGTAATCCTTACTGCCAGGCTTTGCCGCCATGCGCTCTGCTACCTCCTTCTGCACCATAACAACCAATCGTTCCATGGGCAGACGTTTTTCTAAAATAGCAAAAATAATGGGAGTAGTAATGTAGTATGGCAAATTAGCGCAGCATTTAAAATCAGGCTTTTGCACCTGCTCCATAATATCTACCTGCAGAATATCGCCATTAACGATGCGTACATTGTCATAGCCTTCCAAGGTAACGTCCAATACAGGCAAAAGTCTCTTATCCAGCTCTACTGCTACAACACTAGCACCACTTTCAGCCAAGCCTTGGGTAAGAGTACCAATACCAGGGCCAACCTCCAGAACGGTGTCCTCAGGAGTAAGCTCTGCAGCCTCTACAATACGGCGCACTACACTTTCATCTATCAAAAAATTCTGCCCCAGCTTTTTATCTGCACGCAGCTTAAAGCGATGCAAAATATGATTAGTAACCTGTGGGGAAGCAATAATTGGTTTATTCACTTACTTTTCTCCTATCAATTACAGCCAGCGCCGCCATAAATTCCTCACGGGTGACGCCATAATGATTAAGTCTTTCTAAAAATCTTTTAGCATTGCCATAGCCAATACCCAGCTCCGCACCAAGAGCATCTCTGCGCTCTGCTGCATCTGTACAGCCATTCAAGCCATATTCAAACAAATCCATATGAGTAAACTCCACCTCCGGCTTATACTCATGGTGGCGTACCTTAGATAGTGCTGCCAAAATAGCCTCTGGCTTGGCCTGCTCCACGCCAACATCATTATTAGCAGTAGCCTGAATCTTAGGAATAAAGGCTTGACCAGCATCAGGAAAGCGCTCTGTCAAAAAACGGCGGATTCTTTCGCCTGCACCATCAGGGTCTGTCAAAATAATAATGCCACGCTTTTTATAAGCAGCCTCTATTTGCCTTAATGTGTAGGGAGCCAATGTAAAGCCGCCAGTTTCAATAGTATCAGCCTCCAAAGCCTTACTAATGGCCACAGTATCCATCTTTCCCTCTACAACAAGTACTTCTTTTAACATAATTAATCCTCTAAAATATAAACCTCTACATTACGTCTGCCAAAATGAATAGCAGCGTTATAGTCATCATAGAATAAATCTATACGATTACCAATAATATAGCCACCTGTATCACCAGCCATAGCAATACCATAGCCAGGAATATACATCTTAGTATAGAGCGGAATAACTCTTGGGTCAACAGCAACTATACCAACATAGGGCACCAAACCAGTAGCAGTACGATTGCCAGTTGCTACATAGGCAGAGGCTTCCGCAATAATTTTCTTTTTATAACGCTTGTAACCATCAGGAGTTTTTACACTCATAGCCATGCCCTTTAAAACAACCTTAGGCTCAGGCTGCTGCAAAACCTCACGTCCAAGCTCGGTAAAGGAATGAGAACCATCCTTATTTGTTATCTTTTTAGAGATAACCTTGCTCTTACCTACTGCACCACGGCGCTTAATCAAATCCTCACCATATTTACGATTATAATCCTCAATATATTCGGTGGGAATTTCTATAGGTGCTTCACCAAAGTGCAGCTCTTCTCCCTTATTAAGCACATAAATCTTCATACCGTCTGTAATAGATGTTGATGCATTAGGATAAATTCCCTTTTTCTTGAAGGAAATACCCAAATCCTTAAGGACCTGGCCTACATTATTCTTACTAGAGTAACAAACCTCTTCCTTGCCATTACGGACAATAGTAATTTCCTTAGCACGTACTACCTTGATAATGCTTCCATCACGCAGACGACTAGACGAACCATCCAATCTCCAACTATCACCATGTCCCAAATCAACACCTGCACTTTGCAGAACAAGTGCAGGATCGGTTTCGTTAGTAATCAGCTCTTTCTTTTGTCCATCATATTCAACAGTTACCTTGCGTGTAACATCAAAACCAGTCAAAAGACAGGCAATCATAACAACAACCAATCCCAAGATTAAACATTTTAAATGATTTTTATTCATAGGTTTATACATGAAATATCCTCCTTAATCTGTAATATTTTATCACAAACTAGCAAAAATCGTCAAATTCACGACTTTTACGGACACTCATATATATCTATAATATTTAATTTATAATCTACAAGTAAAAAAGCCGCTAAGCGGCTTTCTTATTTATAAAACTTTTCTACCTGTTCCGTATAGGAACCATCAGCCTTATACATAATAAGCGGAGGCAATACATCAAGTCCATAGCTGCCACCCTTAACCATTTCCATAAGAAAAATCCAGGCTGGCTTACCAATTGATGAGTGTACCCATTGCAATCGCTTAGGCTGCAAACCATATTTCAATGCCAGCTCAATGCTTTCTACGAAACGCTCTGGTAGCTGCACCAACGCAAAGCGTCCACGATAGCGAACTGCATAGGCTGCAGCCTTGAAGAAATCCTCCAGATTTGCAGATACCTCATGACAGGCAGCAGTACCTATTTGGCGCACATTGCCACTGTTACGATAAGGAGGGTTTGCAGCCACAAGGTCCATGCTCTCTGGAGCAAAAAGCTCCTTGTAGTTGCGAATATCTCCGTCAATAATATTAAACTTTTCCTCTAAGCCATTATCAGCTACGCTGCGACGTAAAAGCTCGGTAATGCGTGGATTAACATCCAATGCTGTTACATGACCAGCGCCACGGCTTTCTAAAAGCATGCTAATAGCACCAGTACCACAGCCCAGCTCCAGCACCTTTGCCTGACGCACAACATGAGGAAAATTGCCTAAAAACACTGCGTCCGTAGTAAAGCAAAATTCCTTAGAGTCCTGCCAGATTTTATACTGGCAACCCGGAACATAATCACAGCGAACGCTGTCTTCATTACACATTATCAGCCTGGGATGCATCTACAATTTCATCCCACTCCACTTGGATAATATTGTCAGGAGCAAGCTGTACTGAGGCAGTACGTTGACCACGGCTAATACCTACAACCTTGCCTTCACCCATGGAGGTTACCACAGTAGCGCCCATCTTAGGAATTTCTACACGCTCACGACGGTGGTTATTGCCACAGCCCTTGCAATACATATGGTTTTCGTACTTTAAGCAACACATCAGTCTGCCACAAATACCAGAAATCTTAGTAGGATTCAAGGACAGATTTTGGTCCTTAGCCATACGGATGGAAACAGGCTCAAAATCGCCCAAGAAGGTAGCACAGCACAACGGACGGCCGCAGCTGCCAATACCACCCAGCATTTTAGCCTCATCACGCACACCAATTTGACGCAGCTCAATACGAGTACGGAACACAGAAGCCAAATCCTTTACCAGTTCACGGAAGTCAATACGACCATCTGCAGTAAAGTAGAAAATAATTTTATTTACATCAAAGGTAAATTCAACGTCAATCAAACGCATAGGAAGGCCATGATTTTTTATCTTACGCAGGCAAATATTGAAGGCCTCTTTTTCACGAACCTTATTTTCCACAAGCTTATCATCGTCAGCAGCAGTGGCCTTGCGCATAACAGGCTTTAAAGGAGAAACAATATCCTTTTCTTCAACCTGACGCGGACCAATTACGACCTCACCATATTCTACGCCACGAGCAGTTTCTACAATAGCAAAATCACCCTTAGCTACGCCGGTGTTTGCCGGATCAAAATAATATATCTTACATGCCTTTTTAAATCTGATACCTACAACTGTCGGCATTTTCATCACTCCTTATATATTAAATCTATTTTAAGAGCCAAGGACTCTTGTGCCAGCTTTACGCCAACACTACCATCCAGAGCTTCATAAATCTCACTAACAATTGTCATAGCCTGCTTAATATTGGGTACCTTCCACCCACTGACAAGCTGGTGCAGGCTGTCCTCTATATCACAATTATATAAATCTATTTTAGCATCTACTGCGATAATCAGCAAATCTCTAAGTACAAGCTGAAGCAGCTTTACAAATAGGAGAGCCTGACTTCTTTCATATTTTTCTACCCAGGGACGTCCAACAACATAATCCATAGGCATTCTTAAGGGCAGTGCTTCCAAAAAAGCTACTACCTGCTGACGCACCTCAAATACCTGCTGATCTAAAAGCCTTAGCGCCGCTCCTAAGGAACCCTCACTAATTCTGGCCAATGCCAACGCCTGATCCTTCGGAACATTACGCTCTAATAAAGCCTTATATACTAACTCCTCTGGAATAGGCTGAAAACGCACCTTTACCACACGAGATAGAATTGTAGGCAACAGTTTTTCCTCTGACTCAGCAAGTAAAATTATTACCATTGCCGCTGGCGGCTCCTCTAATAATTTCAAAAAGCTATTAGCAGCATAAACAGTCATAGAATCTAACCCGTCAATAATGCAAACTCTATTTTTAGCCTGCACAGGAGCAAAAGCTGACTTATTTATTAATTCACGCACAGGATCAATACCAATATCCTTAATACGCCCTGTCTTGGAATCCTTTTCCTGCTCTAGCAGAATAAAATCAGGATGGCTTAAATTTCCGTCCTCCAAATTCATTAAGCGACAGGATTCACAATGGTCCGCGCCTGTTCCGCTTTCACACAAAAGCGTCTTAGCAAATTCTAATGCCAAGCGTTTTTTACCCAATCCGCTAGCACCAAGAAACAATAGTGCATGAGGCCTTTCCTGAGCATGAAGGTAGTTACTTAAAAAGCTTTTTACGCCATCATGACCAAGAACATCATTCCACATCTTACTGCTTCCTCTCCAAAAACTCTTCAATAACAGCCATAATAGCATTGTTAACCAGCTCTTCGCTGCCCTCTGCATTAATGATACGCATCCGCTCCGGCTCCGCCTCCGCTAATTTGCTGAAGGCATCACGCAGCTTATATTGCAGCTCCAAGCCCTGCTCCTCATAACGGTCAGTTACACCTCTGGCATCACGGCGCTTGACCAAAATCTGAGGGTCACCATCTAAAACAATAGTAATGTCTGGCGCAAGTCCCTCTGTAGCAAAGGCGTTTAACTGACGTAGCGGCTTAAGCTCCTCTAAGCTTTTCCCTGCAGCTAAGCCCTGATATGCCAAGGTGGAATCGCTAAAACGGTCACATAAAACTATCTTGCCAGCCTCCAAGGCAGGACGTAGCAGCTTATCTACATGCTCGCTTCTTGCTGCTAAATACAGCAATGTTTGAGTAGTATTATTCAAGGGTAGCGTAGCATCAAGAACCAAGGCTCTAACCTTTTCTGCCAGCTCTGTGCCACCAGGCTCGCGGCTTTCTACAACCTCATAGCCCTTTTGACGTAAAAGCTGTGCCGCCTTATGTAGCTGAGTGGTTTTTCCAGCACCATCCAGTCCTTCTAAGGTAATAAATAACCCCTTCATATTTGTTACCCCCTAAAATCCTTTAACACGCGTATATTGGTCAAAGAAGCATCTGCAGGACCACTTACGGGCAGTCCCAATGCCCTCTGTCTTTGACAATATGCCACAATATCATCTGTTATGCGTTCACCAGGCAGCAACACTGGTATTCCTGGTGGATAAAAGCTAACCTGCTCCGCACAAACTTTTCCTACTGCTTCAGCTAATGGCAAGCTTTCCTTAGTACTATTAAATACATCACGCAAGGACATTACAGCCTCAGTCTTGGGCGCCTTCATGGCCTTAGCATGTTCCTGACAAGGCCTTTTGTGCTGCTCCATATACAGCAAGGCCTGACGAATTCGCTCTAAGCCTTCAGCAAAGCCCTTATCCATATCTGCATATGTAACTAAAAACAATACGTTTTCAGCATCCACCAGCTCTACTGCCACCTTATGGCTGCGAAAAATTTCGCCGGCCTCTACGCCGCTGATGCCCCAATTAGCAAAATTAACAGTAACCTTAGTCATATCAAGTGCAAGGTCACCACAATCCTGCTGCTCCATAACACGCAGTCCTGCAAATTCCTTACACAAATTACGCAGTCGTAACGCCGCCTCACAGGCCAGCTCACTCATAACAGCTCCATGAGCCTGTAGCTGTGCTCTAGCAGCATCCAAGGACGCCATCAAAAAGTAGTTAGGACTAGTGGTAGTCAATATACTCATTACATCCGCAGCACGCTGCAAATCAAGGCGTTGCCCCATAAAATGCACCATACTGCACTGAGTCATAGCACCAACAATTTTATGAGTGCTTTGAGCGCAGGCATCAGCTCCCTGCTGCAAAGCTGACTTAGGCAAAAGGTCACTAAAGCCTAAGTGAGGACCATGAGCCTCATCCACTAAAAGCACCACACCTCTAGCATGACAAATATCTGCAATCTGCTCAACCTTAGCTGCTATGCCATAATAATTGGGGCTGGTCAAAAGCACAGCTTTAATAGCATTATCATACTCCAATGCAGCCTTTACAGCCTCAGGCGTTACCTGCGTTTGTATGCCAAAGCCTTCGTCAAACTCCGGCTCCAGATACACAGCATCGATACCACCTAAGACAAGACCGCCGGCCACACTACGATGAGCATTGCGAGGCAAAAGCAGCTTTTCTTCAGGCTTAAGCGCCGTCATCAGCATAGCGTGAATAGCCTGGCTAGTACCATTTACTGCCCAAAAGCACGCATCACTGCCATAAGTCTTAGCTGCCAGCTCCTGCGCCTCTTTAATATACATGGTTGGCTCGTGAATATCGTCCAATTCACTCATCAACGACACATCCATAGGAATTGCAGGCTCCAGCTCACTGCGCAGTGCCTGCGCCATACCTCGGCCTCCCTTATGACCAGGAGTGTGCAGGGGATAAATATTTTCATCCTTATATTTAAGCATAGCTTTCATTAAAGGCATATGTAAATCATTTTGATTTACACTGTCTAAAAGCTCCTGCCAATTCTTATCCATAATAAGCCTCCAAAAATAAACTTATCATTTTATTTTATCATATAAACACTATCTTCCACAAATAAAATCTCTATTAAAGCAATGCATAAAAAATAGTTACATAAACTTCTATAACAAATTTCCTCCTGACAATATCCATTGCTTAAACAGGTACATAATTACCTTATTAGAAAATAAAATCATAAAAAAACTGCGTTCAGGCACTTTTACTCCTAAACGCAGTTTTTTATTACATTATAAGCAGACATACGCTCATATAAAGCTTATTCTACGCTGCCTCTTACTTCTTCCCAAAGCACAAACCTAGCCCTACTGAACCCATTAAAGGTAGTTGCAGAAGCAGATGTATATGCACCGCAGGAGGGAACCAACAGCAAATCCCCAACCTCTAATGGTGCAGTCATACGACCACGGAACATAATATCAAGGGAATCACAGCTAGGTCCTGCAAAGGTAGCAGCAATACGCTCATCACCCTCCTTAAAGCTGATGAGCTTGAAGTCCCATTGATCAAAGATAACACCGGAGAAGGTTCCATAAAGGCCTTCATCCAGAAAATACCACGGCTGACCGCCACGCTCTGTAACGCCAATAACACTGGTAATAAGGTTTACCGCAGTACCACAAATATAGCGACCAGGCTCAGACCAAATCTCCACATCAGCAAAATCCTCATCTAAACGTGCATTAATTTGCTGTAGCATCTCCGGCAAATTAAATTTTACACTAGGCTCAGGAATAGGAAAGCCACCGCCAATATCAAGAATTCGCAGCTCTAAACCAGCTGCCTTTGCTTCCTCAAACAGCTCACGTGCAATATCCAGAGCCTGAAGATATGGCTCTGCACTAACAGTTTGACTGCCAACATGAAAAGCAATACCAGCCATATCAAGACCTGCTGCCTTAGCCTTAAGCATCAAATCCAGTGCATTTTCACGGGCAGCACCAAACTTCTTATTCAAGTCCACATGGGCTGAGGAATTATCTATACGCAGACGCAGCAGCACTGTTGTGCCAGGACAAGCAGCTTGAATCTTAGCAATTTCAGTATAGCTATCAAAGGTCATTTTATGCACGCCGCAATCATTGCAAGCCTTAAGACCAACGCCTGTTTTCACAGGATTAGCGTAAATCAAACGCTCACCTTCAACACCCATATCATGCAGAGTGTGGATTTCACCGTCAGATGCTACGTCAAAGCAGGAACCCATTTCCTTCATAACACGAAGAATTTCTGGATGAGGATTAGCTTTAATTGCATAATGAACTTGCACGCGAGGCATATGCTTCTTCAAAAGCTCATAATTTTTCTTAACCTGCTCCAAAGAAAGCACCAAAAGCGGAGAACCATATTCAGCCGCCAGTCTTTCAACATCAGTCTTATCAATTTGGAAAATTTTATCTCTTAACATATCCACTCTCCCCTTGCCTTTGCAATGTATTTTATTATAAACATTAAACTTCTAAAACAATTAAGTTTGAATTACTAGTGTCTAAAAAACGCTACGATAAATTCAAATAAAAAATTTAAAATTAGTACTACACCACCCATAATAAACCATTTTGCTTCTTGCATAACGGCCCATTGATTTTCTATAAAGAATACCTTGTGATTATCACGCTTTACTTGAAGATTATAGGTCTGACCAATTTTAAAATCTGGCTGCTTTTCAGCTGATTTCTTTAAAAACTCTTTTATTTTTTCATCTACAAGCTCTTTATCACCTGCCATTTCCGAAAACTTTGATCCATCAATGGCTTGATATCTATACTCTTCACGATATTTAACACCATTTATGGTATATTCAAACACTGGATATAAAGTACTCCGATGTCCATTCATAGGCGGTGTATAGTGAAGGTCTACTAAAACACCTTGTACTTTATAGCAATTTTCGAGAGTTTTTTGATGTTCATATATATTGTATAATCCTATAGCGAACAATAATAATGCTATTAAGGTAAACATGTTAATCCCTCTCTTCCTATATTGTATTTTATTAAATATCATTTCTCGTTCAATCACCTTTGTTGATATTACTTTTAACTACAATATTTATTAAATTTTCAATCATAGTATTTTTCTTTTAAATATCGCTTCAAGAGAAAGCTACAAAAATAAGGGAATGTGTATATGTCATCACTAAAACCAACGTTGCCACTAGTCAACTTGATACCATAATGAATATTATCATATCTTTCATTTTTTATTAATGTATTCAATGACTTAGCTGTTCCACGTGTAGCCTTTACTTCAACTGGAACAAGGTCATCAATAGTTCTTACAAAAAAATCTTCCTCTAATGTAGAATCCTCTTTTTTATAATAGTATAATTCGTACCCACTTTTTACCAAAGCCTCTGCTACTATATTTTCGTATAAACCACCCTTATACACTCCCAAATTCTTATTAGCACGTAAATCCTCCTGTGATTCTTCGTCTAACATAGCAATCAAGAGTCCCGTATCAGCAAAATATAGCTTGTACTTATTATCTACATAATTACCCTTTAAAGGCAGTTCAGGAAATTCCAAACAATGACAAACATTTATTACTCCTGCATCCGACAACCATTCTATACAGCCTCTATAATCCTTAAATCTAGCACCTGATGCTACCTTGGTAATTTGAAACTTTTTATTTTCTTTAGCCAATTGAACGGGAATATGATTAAATACATTTAATATTCTCCCTTGATCAAGACCTTCTGCATATTTTCTTATGTCTTCTCTATAGTCATTGACCAGCTGACGCTGAATGCTAAGAGAATCCTCAAAAGTTCCCTTTTCAATAAAGCTACGAATAATTGCTGGCATCCCACCCAAAATACAATACTCTAAAAACATATCACTGTACAGTTGCATTTCCAATTTACTAAATGGCTTTAACTGAAGCATATGCTGTAGTATGTCATCACAAACTATATTGTTATAGCCCTTAGCCCAAAGGAATTCCTCAAAATCCATAGAATACATTGTATAATCCATTTTATAACCAACACTATTACTATCAATTTTTCGGTAGTTAACCCCCAGCATAGAGCCACTACAAATAACATCAAAACGTCCATCAATAGAAAAAAATTTTAATGCAGTAGCAATTTCCGGATACTCTTGAATTTCGTCAAAAAACAATAACGTATTTTTAGATATAAATGCAAATGAAGGATTTAGTAAAGAGATATTTTTTATAACATCATCTGTTTTATAACCATCTTCGGTTATTCCCTTATACTTAGGTTCTTCAACAAAATTTATATATATTACTGATTTATAATTTTTTTCAGCAAATCTATTTATAGATTCTGTTTTTCCTACTTGTCTAGGGCCTTTTACTATTAATGGTTTTCTATTTTTATCAGCTTTCCATTTTTCTAAATATTCATCTATTTTTCGTTCCAAATACAACATATATTCCACCTCCATTCTATACAATTATATTATACCTCTCAAGCCCCCACTATATCAACGTTTTTACAAAAAGATGAGCGACTTTTCTAAGAAATTCGCAAAAAGATGAGGGACTTTTGTGGGTGTTTTTACAATTTCATGAGGGACTTTTTTGAGAAATTTACAAAAAGATGAGCGACTTTATTCTAATAAAGGCATAAAAAGACCTGAGCAGAAAAATCTACTCAGGTCAATAAAGCTAATCAGATATGATTATTTTTCAGGAGCCTTGATTACATCGCAGCCCATATAAGGACGCAGTACCTCAGGTACTACTACGCTGCCGTCAGCTTGTTGGTAGTTTTCCAAAATAGCTGCAACAGTACGGCCAACAGCTACACCACTGCCGTTAAGGGTATGAACCAGCTCCGGCTTGGATTTAGGATCACGACGGAAACGAATGTTAGCACGACGAGCTTGGAAATCCAGGAAGTTGGAGCAGGAGGAGATTTCACGATAGCAGCCAGCAGAAGGCAGCCATACCTCTAAGTCATAGGTGGTTGCAGAGCTAAAGCCCAGGTCACCAGTGCACAGACGTACTACATGGTAGGGGAGGCCAAGCAGCTGCAGAACTTCTTCAGCATCAGCAGTCAGCTTATCCAGTTCAGCCCAGGATTCTTCAGGTTTAGTGAATTTAACCAGCTCAACCTTGTTGAATTGGTGCATACGAATCAAGCCGCGGGTATCACGACCTGCTGCACCAGCCTCGGCACGGAAGCAGCCGCTATAAGCAGTGTATTTGATAGGCAGCTGATCGCCGCTCAAAATTTCATCACGATGATAGTTAGTTACAGGAACCTCTGCAGTAGGAATCAGGTACATATCGCCGTTTTCCAGCTTGTACATATCCTCAGCAAATTTAGGTAATTGACCAGTGCCTTGCATGCTTGCGCCGTTTACGATAAAGGGCGGGAACATTTCAGTATAGCCATGCTTTTGAGTATGCAAATCAAGGAAGAAGTTGATTACTGCACGCTCCAGTCTAGAACCCAGACCACGATAGAATACATAACGTGCGCCAGAAACCTTTACGCCACGTTCAAAGTCCAGAATATTCAGACCTTCACCAATTTCCCAGTGAGCTTTAGGCTCAAAGTCAAATTTGGTAGGCTCGCCCCAGGTACGAACAACCGGGTTGCAGCTGTCGTCTTTGCCAACAGGAACATCCTCAGCAGGAATGTTAGGAATGGTCAGAAGAATGCTTTTCAGCTTTTCTTCGATTTCCTTCAGTTCTTTATCGTCTTCAGCAATCTTGTCACCCAAAGCACGAACTGCAGCCATTTGCTCAGAAGCATCTTGGCCAGCTTTTTTCATTTTACCAATTTCTTGAGAAGCAGTGTTGCGCTCCTTCTTTAAAGCTTCAACCTGTCCTGTAATTTCACGACGTTTTTTATCCAGCTCCAAGAACTCGGTCAGGTCAATGTTACCAAAACGCTTTTGAATAGCCTCAGTAACAAGCTCCGGATTCTCACGGACAAATTTCATATCTAACATAAAGATTCCTCCAAATCAAATATTATCATAAATTATATTGTAGCACATTTTGGGTAAATTAAAAAGCTACTTCCTTAATATATGAAAAATATCCCCTGTTAAAATATGCCAATATTAATATTGAATAGCTTCATCACGGCGAGCCAAATAACGAATAGCGCTTAAAGCAGCTTTTTGCCCCTGACCAGCAGCACGATTAACCTGCCAAGGCTGACCTGTGCAGTCGCCACCGGCAAAAACACCTTCAATATTAGTTTGAGCCTGGTCATCAACATAAATGCTGCGGCCACGAATTTCCAAACCGGGCAGGAAGCTGTTCAAGGGGTCAGTTGCACGGAATACGAAGGCACCCTGCACGTTATAGAAATCATTTTCAGCACGCAGGCCAGTAACCTTATCAGTACCAGTGATTTCGTCAGGCTTATCTAAAACAACGGTAATATTTTTCTTTTTAGGCGGAACAAAGCCAGCATATCTCGGGAAAAAGAATACATGCTCACATTGATCTGCTAAATATTCAACTTCATACATAGCATCAGGTACAGTTGCAATTGCAGCAACTCGTTTACCTTTAAATTTAGGACCATCAACAATAGAGCAATAGCTTACGCCACGACCCAAAAATTCCTTTTCACCAGGAATAAGGTTGGAGCGAGAAATACCTGTTGCCAAAACTACTGCATCTGCAGTGTAGTCACCATGAGGAGTTCCTAACTCAAAACCCATACCAACCTCGCGCAGGCTGATAATTTTTGATTCAACTACATCTACATCAGTTTTACGTAAATGATTAACGAAGGCATCCATTAATTCACTACCGGAAACCTCAGGAATACCCATATAATCTGTAATTTTGGCCACGCTACGTAAACGAGGGCTAAAGCCGTGGGCCTCGAAAAGAATAACCTTACGTCCCTTGCTTGAAGCAGTAATCGCTGCTGAAACACCTGCAGGGCCGCCACCAATAACGGCGATATCGTATTGCATAATCTAAGTCCTCCGTAAATTTAAGATTTTTTACACCTTACCATTTTTATTTTATGCTTTTCTGCCTTCTTAGTCAAATAAAATCAAAAACTTAGAATTTTTTTAATTTTTTTAGAAAAAACTCTTGCTTTTTTTCCAAATATCGTGTATTATAAGCAGGTAGTTTGTTACGGTCCATTAGCTCAGTTGGTAGAGCACCTGACTCTTAATCAGGGTGTCGTAGGTTCGAGGCCTACATGGATCACCAATCTGGCCGGTTGGTCAAGCGGTTAAGACACCGCCCTTTCACGGCGGTATCAGGGGTTCGATTCCCCTACCGGTCACCAAACTCGGGCGCTTAGCTCAGCTGGGAGAGCGTCTGCCTTACAAGCAGAATGTCAGCGGTTCGATCCCGTTAGCGCCCACCATTTTTTTGTCCAAATATTGATGGCCCGGTGGTTCAGTTGGTTAGAATGCCGCCCTGTCACGGCGGAGGTCGTGGGTTCGAGTCCCATCCGGGTCGCCATCTTGCCTCGGTAGCTCAGTTGGTAGAGCAAAGGACTGAAAATCCTTGTGTCCACAGTTCGATTCTGTGCTGAGGCACCATGAAATTTACACCTGCATATGCGGGTGTTTTTTTGTATCTTGATTTATATATTGCCCCAGCAATAACTAGTTACTTAACGGAGGATATTATGTTTAACTATACCTTTGAAAAATTTTTCCATGAAGTTACCAGTCCTTATGTTTGGGGCTGCATCCTGCTTCTTGCCTTAAGAGCTGAATACAAATGCCTTAAAACTAAGGATTATCCTCATGCGGCTGCATTCCTTCCCATCATTATCGGCGCAGGCGTTCTGCTGGCTGCCGCTATGAATATGCTGCCTGAGTGCTTAGCAGTTTATTTTGCTTAAATTTTATAATACCCAAGCCTGTCTTCTTTTATGAAGGCAGGCTTTTTATGTGCTTGCACCTCACTGCAGGTACTATTATTGACACATAAATATAGTAGAATTTTTAACCTATTCTCTAAAACCACATCAATTTAGTGACTCATTCCTGCCTCTACCCTTCAATCTAATATGCGCATATAAAAAGGTGCTTCAGCATAAAACCGAAGCACCTTTCCTTGTATAGCAATTACGCAATAGCTACTACATCAAAGCCAATATCTTCAATGGCTTCTTGTAAAACAGCATTCTCTAATGCCACACCTTCAACAACAGCATTGTTATTAGCCAGGCTTACCTCAACCTTGTCCACACCGTTTACTGCTGCAAGAGCGTCCTTAACAGCCTTTACACAGTGTTCGCAATGCATGCCTTCAATGGAAATAGTTTTTACCAAATCAATCACTCCTTTACTTATTTATCTCAAACATCCTTATTCAGTCCGCCGAGAACTCTAGCTGCATTATTAGCAGCTTATTTTTATCACTAAAGCCTTATGGATAAAACCATAGAATATACTAATGCATAAAGCAACCCTACGATAGTGCTTAATAGCTTCCACTATACCACGCAAAAATTTAACAATCTACTCATAGCTTAATAAAGCGCAAGCGTAAGGCATTACTTACAACGGACACAGAGCTAAAGCTCATAGCAGCAGCGCCAATCATAGGATTTAGCAGCCAACCCCAAATTGGATACAGCAGCCCTGCCGCTAAGGGTATGCCAATAACATTATAGAAAAACGCCCAAAAAAGGTTTTCCTTAATATTCCTCATAACCTTATTGCTTAGCTTAATAGCCCTAGAAACATCAAGTAGATCGCTTTTCATAAGTACGATATCTGCGGCTTCCATGGCAATATCAGTCCCTGCGCCAATAGCAATGCCCACATCAGACCTTGCCAAGGCAGGGGCGTCATTAATGCCATCACCAACCATGGCAACCCTGTGTCCCTGCTCCTGTAGCTCGCGAACTATTCTTTCCTTATCCTGAGGCAGTACCTGAGCAATAACCTCATCTACGCCAACCTGATTTCCTATAGCTCTAGCTGTCGCTTCATTATCACCGGTCAGCATCAAGACTTTGATATTCTGTTTTTGCAGCTGATGGATGGCTTCTGCACTAGTAGACTTCACAGTATCTGCCACAGCAATAATTCCTAACAGCTTACCGTCATAGGAAAAATACAATGGTGTTTTGCCATTACTTGCCAACGCCAATCCCTGCTTCTCATAATTCTGCATAGCAATACCAAGCTCCTGCATTAAAAGCAAATTACCTGCTGCACATTCTCTACCATCAATCCTAGCCTTAAAGCCTTTGCCTGCCAGCATTTCATATTCAGTTGCAGACTTAAGCTTTAAAGCTTTAGCAGATGCAGACTGCACAATAGGCTCTGCCAAGGGATGCTCAGACAGCTTTTCCATAGAAGCAGCTATTAGCAAAAGCTCCTCTTCATTATTTACGGCAATAATATCAGTTACTCTTGGCTTTCCCTCTGTAACTGTGCCAGTCTTATCCAAAACAACAGTATCAATACTATGTGCTTTTTCTAAGGATGCAGCAGATTTTATCAAAATACCGTTAGCAGCACCACGCCCCGTACCAACCATAATTGCAGTAGGAGTAGCCAAGCCCAGAGCACACGGACAGGAAATAACAAGAACGGATATTGCTATGGTCAACGCAAAATGAGCCGATTCACCTAAAGCCAGCCAAATCAAAGCTGACACAAAGCTGATAGTAATAACTATAGGCACAAAAACACCACTAATCTTATCAGCCAGCTTGGCAATAGGTGCCTTAGAGGAGGTTGCCTGATCCACCAGCTCAATTATTTTAGACAAGGTGGTGTTTTCACCAACGGCAGTTGCCTCCATTCTAAAATAACCACTTTTGTTAATAGTGCCACCAACAACTTTATCCCCCACAGCCTTATCTACAGGCAAGCTTTCACCTGTAATGGCACTTTCATCCACAGCACCACTGCCTTCAATAATAGTGCCGTCAACAGGTACCACTGCGCCAGATTTTACAACCAAAACATCTCCAGCTAAAACTTCATCTATAGGAATTTCACCCTCCAAACCATTTCTCTGTACTAAAGCAGTTTTTGGAGCTAGATTCATCAGCTTAGCAATGGCATCTGAGGTACGGCTTTTGGCGCGGGCCTCTAAAAACTTACCCATTGTAATTAACGTTAGAATCATAGCTGCAGATTCAAAATATAGGGCATCCGCAAAGCCCTGCAGCAGCTCCGTTCTTCCATGACCAAATGCGTAAGCCAAGCCAAAAACAGCATACAAACCATATATGAAGGAGGCGCCACTGCCAATAGCAATTAAGGAATCCATATTAGGTGCTTTGTTCCATAAATTTTGCATACCATGAATAAAATATTTACGTCCTACAACAAGCACAGGAATGCACAAAAGCAGCTGTACTAAAGCACTTATAAGCTCATTTTCCATACCTAATAAGAACTGAGGCAAAGGCCAGCCATACATCTTACCCATATGTAAATAAAAAATAGGTACTGTAAAATACGCTGATAAAATTAATCTACTTTTCAGCTCTGCCATCTCCTGTGCCGCTGTATCTACAGCCTCCGTCTGTACCTGCTGCTTTTGCAAATGCAGCGCAGCCCCAAAGCCTAGCTTTTCTATACGGGCAATTATTGCAGACCTTTCTACAACAGCTTCATCATAATCAATATAAGCATTATTTTTGAGCAGATTAACAGAAATTGCTTCCACACCCTGCATCTTACTAATAACCTTTTCTATTCTTGATGAACATGCTGAGCAGCTCATGCCCTTTATATCAAGTAATTCCCTACGCATTTATTCACATCCTTTCAGTTAGCTTATGCTATCTCTAATTATAATCAAAAGGATATAAATTATCAAGAATATCGCTTCAACTATTCATAGATTATTTCTGTAAATATTTTTACGACGAAACAAATGCCCTTAAAGAAAATAAATTTAAAAACTGCCAATAATTTTTCATATTTTTAATATCTACAAATTTAATACTTATGTTATAATATGACTTACCAGTCAATGATTTTTTGTTTTAAAGGTTGTGATAATCCATGCTACTAAATATGACCGAAGGTAAGCCTATTAAGCTTATCCTCCCCTTTATGGTTCCCCTCTTAATAGGAAATGTCTTCCAACAGCTTTATAATATTGCTGACGTCATTATCGTTGGACGTACCATTGGCGTTAACGCCCTAGCTGCTGTTGGTGCTGTTACACCGCTTTTTATGATGGCTATGGTATTAACCATTGGACTTAGCAACGGCTGCTCCGTAGTAACAGGACAGCGCTATGGTGCCGGAGATATGGACGGAATGCGCCGCAGTATTGGTACAAGTACTATTTTAAGTACAGTTTTTGTACTCCTTATAATGCTTATCTTTCACATCATTATCGATCCAGTGTTAGTACTTATGAATATCTCTCCTGAGCTTATGACTGATGCTAAAGCCTATGTAATGATTATCGTAGACGGTCTCTTTGCTATGATGGCTTACAACCAGCTATCAGCCATTATGCGCGCCCTAGGCGATAGTAAAACGCCACTATATTTCTTAATAGTTTCTTCCATCGTCAACATATTCCTTGCCTTGGCCTTTATCCTCTGGCTGGGCTGGGGAGTCCCCGGCAGCGCCATTGCCCTAGTTATTGCTCAGGCAATTTCAGCTCTCCTCTGCTTTATCTATATTTATAAAAAATTTCCTCAGCTTCACTTAAAAAAGAAGGATTTTAATATGGATTGGGCAGAAATCTGGGAGCATCTCAGAATGGCTATGCCTATGGGCATTCAGTTTCTTGTTCTGGGATTAGGAATTATTATTGTACAAGCAGTCTGCAATAAATTCAGCACTGCAGAAATTGCCGGCTTTACCACAGCACTGCGTGTAGAACAGCTAGCTCTGCAGCCCATGATTTCCTTTGGTATTGCAATGGCCGTTTTTACTGCTCAAAATTATGGTGCACGCCGTTTTGACCGTATTAGAGAGGCAGTAACCTCCTGCTCCAAGCTTAGCTTAGGCTTTAGTGTTATTGCTGCCATACTTATCTTTGCCTTTGGCGAGCAAATCATAGGAATTTTTCTTGATAACCCAGACGCCGCAGTTATTGAAGCAGCTCATCTATATATTTTATATACAGTTCCTGTATATTTCTTTCTTAGCCAAATCTTTATTTTCCGTAATGCCTGCCAAGGAATGGGTATTGGTATGATTCCCATGCTAGCAGCCACAATCGAGCTTATGACACGCTCCTTTGCTGCCATGTATCTTAGTGATATTTATGGCTATATCGGCTTATGCTTAGCAGAACCAATCTCATGGATAAGCTGTGCAATTTTTGTTTACTTCAGCTACCGCTATTTTGTCAAAGTACTGGAGGAACGCTGCCAGCTTAGTCAGTAATTGTGTCTATAAAAATTAAGAGGCTGACACTTTTTAGTGTTAGCCTCTCTTTTTTCGCCTATTTTTCTTTTACAACAGTATTGCTAATCTTACCAATACCTTCAATTTCGACCTCAACTAAATCACCCTCATGCATAGTACCTACACCTACAGGAGTACCAGTCAGGATAAGATCGCCTGCATCCAAAGTAAAGCATTGAGAAATAAAGCTCAGTATCTCATAAGGACTGTAATACATATCACTTGTACGTGCATGCTGCTTTAACTCACCATTAACCCATAGCTTGATTTCTAGGTCATTAGGATTTAACTCTGTTTCTAACCATGGACCAAGGGGGCAAAAGGTATCAAAGGACTTGGAACGCAGCCATTGATGCTGCTTGCGCTGAATATCTCTAGCAGTAATATCATTAGCGCAGGTATAGCCTAAAATATATTTATGAACATCCTCAGGCTTAACATTCTTCATCTTCTTTTTCACTACAATACCAAGCTCAGCGCCATAGGCCAGCTCTTTTACTACCTTAGGCCAAATAATATTATCATTGGTGCCAATAACAGTATGAGCAGCCTTAGAAAATAATCCCGGTTCACCAGTAGCCTCTACACCATGCTCAGCTGCATGCTTAGGAAAATTAAAGCTTACACAGATAATCTGACGAGGTACACAGGGGGCAAGCAATCTAACGTCCTGCGGCTTAAAAATCTCATCAGTAATCTGCCAATAGGTCTCTAAGCTGCCATAAACGCAGCGAATAACATCACCATCTACAAAGCCTAAACGAACCTTGCCAGTGCGCTTGTCCTCAAAACGAACACATTTCATTATAACCCCTCCATAATCTGCATTTTTCGTTCTCTAAAATATACAGGTTTAAGATTAACGGCCCTAGCCAAAGCTATTGCCTCACTCATACGTCGCCCCACATGCTCCTTGTAATGAGCATCACTTCCAAGAGTACAGTATTTTCCTCCAAGCTCCTGATACCGCTTATATAAAAGCAAGAGTCCTTGAACTGCCTTTTCATCATCAAGACGACGAGTATTAATTTCAATAGGTTTATTTTTTTCTATTAAAAGCTTAAATAGCTTATCAAACAGCTCTGCATTATCCTCTAAACGCAGCTCTCGCTCAGCACCAACATATGGCCAATAGCGACAAATATAATCTATATGTGCAAAAGCATCAAAATTATCATGCTGCTCTACACAAAGAATAGAGTCACATAAAAACTCCTTGATTACTTCATCCCTAGTACGTCCAGCATAGCTAGTCTTTTCATACAAATCCCTGTGTCCTGCACAATGAATAGAGCCTAATACAAAGTCAAAATCATGACCTGTAGCAACCTTTTCATCAGCCTCAGTAGTTTGAACCTGCATACCAATTTCTATACCTATCAGCCTGCTTTTGCTTCTATAGGGAGCAAAAGCACTAAAGCAGGCATCTATATCGTATGTAAAAGCCTCAGGATTTGTTGGATAATCATAATCCCAATGCTCAGTCAAGGTCATACCTATATTTTCCGCATCAGCAGCGGCTACAGCATCAGGAATCTTCATACTGCTATCGCAGGAAAATTCGCAATGCATATGGGTATCAAAAATCATATCCTATCACCCTTCCGTAGCTATTATTTTATCAAATTGCTTTGAAAAATCAACTATCAGTAAGCTCTTTGCTGATAAGTTTACATAAAAATCAAAAATCCATCTACTCACTACATAAACAAGATTAAATTACTTTATTCCCACAAAGTAGAAAAATCTCCACTTAAAACAAAAGCAGCCTGCCAGAATATACTGACAGGCTACCCCTTAGCAAACTCAATATTAAACGTTAAAACGGAACTCTACTACGTCGCCATCCTGCATAACGTATTCCTTGCCCTCTAAGCGAACAAGGCCTTTATCACGCGCTGCAGCCTTAGAGCCACAGGTTACCAAATCGTTATAAGAAACAATCTCTGCACGAATAAAGCCACGCTCAAAGTCTGTATGAATCTTGCCTGCAGCCTGAGGAGCCTTAGTGTTTTGCTTAATAGTCCAAGCACGGGACTCAATTTCACCAGCGGTCAGGAAGGTCATCAGGCCAAGCAGCTTAAAGCCAGCCTTAATCAAACGGTCTAAACCAGCCTCTTCCAAGCCAGCCATTTCTAAAAATTCCTTAGCCTCGTCAGCAGAAAGCTCGGCAATTTCACTTTCCATTTTTGCAGAAACAATAATAACCTCTGCATTTTCTTCAGCAGCATATTTTTGTACAGCCTTAACGTGTTCGTTGCCACTGCAATCAGCAACCTCGTCCTCTGCTACGTTAGCAACATAAAGAACTGGCTTCATAGTAAGCAGATGCAGCTCACCTAAAAACTCCTTCTCATCATCATCCAAATCAATACGACGTGCAGGAATAGCCTCGGAAATACCAGCCATAACCTTTTCCAGTACAGCCTGCTCCAGCTTAACCTTTTTATCGCCGGTTTTTGCCAGCTTAACCAAACGCTCCTGGCGTTTTTCTACAGTTTCCATATCAGCCAAGCACAGCTCGGTATTAATGATTTCAATGTCACGCAGGGGATCAATGCTACCCTCAACGTGGGTAATATTGCCATCCTCAAAGCAACGTACAACCTGAGCAACTGCGTCTACCTCACGGATGTGAGCCAAAAATTTATTGCCCAAGCCTTCACCCTTGGATGCACCCTTTACCAAACCTGCAATATCAACAAAGCGCATTGCAGCAGGAACAACCTTACGGGATTTGAACATCTCACTTAAAACATCTAATCTTTTATCAGGAACATCAACAACGCCTACATTAGGCTCGATGGTGCAGAAGGGGTAGTTTGCAGCCTCTGCGCCTGCCTTAGTAATAGCATTAAAAAGTGTACTTTTGCCAACGTTAGGCAAACCAACAATACCAACCTCTAAATTTGTACTCACAGTAATCGCTCCTCGTCCTATATTTTAGCAATAGCTTAGAAACATCTATATCTAATATATTTTACAATACTACACAGCTTTATGCAATGATTTATACATAAAAAGCACCTTCCGCATTTTATGCGCCATTAATTGTACTAGTCTTTAAGTCATTACTACTCTTACAGTACGTATTTATAAGTTTGTATATTTTAGTATTTACACCTTTTCATTTGTCCCAAAGGCTTATCGCTTCTCCTAAAATAAAAAGCAAGTCCATGTTCCACTATACAGCAAAACATGGACTCTTAATATTGAATTAAGTACGTTTTTATTAAATATTAATAGTATTT